>Ga0154570_125_pt2 | contig 13912 bp, 6 predicted proteins | sample RifGroF2_FD_115999 | JGI IMG/M metagenome (GOLD analysis project Ga0154570, IMG submission 115999) | Melioribacter sp. GWF2_38_21 | reverse complement strand
AATGGGACTGCCTACGCAAGTAGTGAGGAAGGTGGGGATGACGTCAAGTCAGCATGGCCCTTACGTCTAGGGCTACACACGTGCTACAATGGGTACTACAACGGGTTGCTAAACCGCGAGGTGGTGCTAATCCCTTAAAAGTATCCTCAGTTCGGATTGCAGTCTGAAACTCGACTGCATGAAGCTGGAATTGCTAGTAATCGCGCATCAGCACGGCGCGGTGAATACGTTCCCGGGCCTTGTACACACCGCCCGTCAAGCCATGGAAGCCGGGGGTACCCAAAGCCAGTGACCTAACCGCAAGGAAGGAGCTGTCTAAGGTAAAACCGGTGACTGGGGCTAAGTCGTAACAAGGTAGCCGTACCGGAAGGTGCGGCTGGATCACCTCCTTTCTAAAGAGTAATCAGTTGTACCACTATTGATTTCTTAGTTACTCACTTTTTTTATTTTTTCTGAGCAGCTTTTGGCTGCGGTGAGATAATCACGGGCCTGTAGCTCAGATGGTTAGAGCGCACGCCTGATAAGCGTGAGGTCAGTAGTTCAATTCTACTCAGGCCCACTTTAGGGTGCTGTGTTTATTTAAAACCTGAAGTACCCTTAAGAAATTAAGGGGCTATAGCTCAATTGGGAGAGCGCCGCCCTTGCAAGGCGGAGGTTAACGGTTCGATCCCGTTTAGCTCCACAAAATTGTTCTTTGAAAGATTGAAAGAGTAGAAAATTACAAACTGTAATTTTCACTGAGTCTGTAATAGTAATATTTATAATATATAACATCTATCTTGTATTAAAATTTTTTGGCTAAGTTATTAAGGGCACACGGTGGATGCCTTGGCACAAAGAGGCGATGAAGGACGCGATTACCGGCGATATGCCACGGTCAGGTGGAAATAACCTAATACCCGTGGATTTCCGAATGGGGCAACCCTTCTCAAGTAATGTTGAGAAACTCTTATCTGAATTCATAGGATAAGCAGAGCTAACCCAGGGAACTGAAACATCTCATTACCTGGTGGAAAATAAAACAAATGTGATTTCCTGAGTAGTGGCGAGCGAAACGGAAATAGCCTAAACCGTTCAACATGTTAAAGGTCGTGACCGTTGTGTTGACGGTGTTGTGAGAGCTTTTAGGTCGATTTACGATTAGACCAAGAAGTAAAAAACTATATTGTTAACTGAATGTTCTGGAAAGTTCAACCATAGCGGGTGATAGTCCCGTAAGTGAAAACAATGTAACTTCTTAAAGAATTCTCAAGTAGCACGGAATAAGTGGAAGTCTGTGTGAATCCGGCAGAACCATCTGCTAAGGCTAAATACTCCTTTGTGACCGATAGCGTATAGTACCGTGAGGGAAAGGTGAAAAGTACTCCTAACAGGAGAGTGAAATAGTACCTGAAACCGTGTGCTTACAAGCAGTTGGAGTGGCGCTTCGGCGCTATGACAGCGTGCCTTCTGGATAATGAGCCTACGAGTTAGTCGTCACTTGCAAGGTTAACCCCGTAACGGGGGAAGCCGTAGCGAAAGCGAGTCTGAATAGGGCGATTTAGTATGTGGCGCTAGACGCGAAACCGGGTGATCTACCCTCGTCCAGGATGAAGTGAGGGTAAAACCTCATGGAGGTCCGAACTAGTGTGGGTTGAAAACCGCTTGGATGAGGTGAGGGTAGGAGCGAAAGACCAATCAAACTCGGAGATAGCTCGTATTCCTCGAAATAGCTTTAGGGCTAGCGTCGAGTAAAAATGTAAAGGAGGTAGAGCACTGATTGGGCTAGGGCTGTCACAACGGTACCAAACCCAGACAAACTCCGAATTCCTTATACATGTTTCTCGGCAGTCAGGCTACCAGGGATAAGCTTGGTGGCCAAAAGGGAAAGAACCCAGACCAACAACTAAGGTCCCTAAACAGTAGTTAACAGAGAAAGGATGTTAAGTTGCTTAGACAACTAGGATGTTGGCTTAGAAGCAGCCATTCATTTAAAGAGTGCGTAATAGCTCACTAGTCAAGCGACTTAGCGTCGACAATATCCGGGACTAAAACTACTTACCGAAGTTATGGGCTTCGATTTATTTCGGAGCGGTAGAGGAACATTCCATTTGCAGCGAAGGTGTATCGTGAGGTATGCTGGAGCGAATGGAAAAGCAAATGTAGGCATTAGTAACGATAAACAAGATGAAAAATCTTGTCGCCGAAAATCTAAGGTTTCCTGAGCAATGTTAGTCATCTCAGGGTTAGTCAGATCCTAAGCCGAGGCTGAAAGGCGTAGGCGATGGTAAACAGGTTAAAATTCCTGTACCTGGTGTAAATCGTTTGACCGTAAGGAGTGACGCAGGAGTGAAAGATCAGCCACCTGTTGGATTAGGTGGTCTAAGCATGTAGGTGGAAGACGTTGGCAAATCCGCGTTTTCTTAACACTGAAGTGCAAACGGGAGTCCTTTGGACACAAACTGATCCTAATCATGCTGCCGAGAAAAACTTCGTACGGGAGAGTTGCATCAGACTGTACCGCAAACCGACACAGGTAGATGGGTTGAATATACTAAGGCGCTCGAGTGAGCCGTGGTTAAGGAACTCGGCAAATTAACCCCGTAAGTTAGCAAGAAGGGGTGCCCCGAGCAATCGGGGCCGCAGTGAAATGGCCCAAGCGACTGTTTAACAAAAACACATGTCTCTGCTAAGTCAATTAAGACGATGTATAGGGACTGACACCTGCCCGGTGCTGGAAGGTTAAGGGAAGAGGTTAGCGCAAGCGAAGCTTTGAACCGAAGCCCCAGTAAACGGCGGCCGTAACTATAACGGTCCTAAGGTAGCGAAATTCCTTGTCGGGTAAGTTCCGACCTGCACGAATGGTGTAACGATTTGGGCACTGTCTCAACCACGGGCTCGGTGAAATTGTGGTACCGGTGAAGACGCCGGTTACCCGCATATGGACGGAAAGACCCCGTGCACCTTTACTGCACCCTAACATTGGGTTCGGGTAAGGCATGTGTAGAATAGGTGGGAGACTTTGAAGTCGGGGCGCTAGCTTCGATGGAGTCGCAATGTGAAATACCACCCTTGTTTTATTTGGATTCTAACCTCTACCCATGAATCTGGGTAAGGGACAGTGTTAGGCGGGTAGTTTGACTGGGGCGGTCGCCTCCTAAAATGTAACGGAGGCTCCCAAAGGTTCTCTCAGCATGGTTGGTAATCATGCGTTGAGTGCATAGGCATAAGAGAGCTTAACTGCGAGACATACAGGTCAAGCAGATGCGAAAGCAGGGCTAAGTGATCCGGTGGTTCCGAGTGGAAGGGCCATCGCTCAAAGGATAAAAGGTACGCCGGGGATAACAGGCTGATCTTGCCCAAGAGTTCATATCGACGGCAAGGTTTGGCACCTCGATGTCGGTTCATCGCATCCTGGGGCTGAAGAAGGTCCCAAGGGTTTGGCTGTTCGCCAATTAAAGCGGTACGTGAACTGGGTTCAGAACGTCGTGAGACAGTTCGGTCCCTATCCTATGCGGGCGCAGGATACTTGAGAAGAGTCGCTTCTAGTACGAGAGGACCGAAGTGAACGTATCTCTAGTGAATCAATTGTTACGCCAGTAGCATTGTTGAGTAGCTATATACGGATGTGATAAGCGCTGAAAGCATCTAAGTGCGAAGCACACTTCAAGATGAGGTATCCCGTCGCAAGACCTAAAGACTCCTAGGAGATTACTAGGTTGATAGGTTACAGATGTAAGCATAGTAATATGTTTAGTCGAGTAATACTAATAAGTCGTGCGACTTAGCCATTATTTTTTTTCAAGACAGATGTTATATGACTCACTCTTTCTTTCTTTCATTTTATTTTTGACAGAAACAAAAATTTTCTGGTGGCTATAGCTAAGGGGAAACACCTCTTCCCATTCCGAACAGAGAAGTTAAGCCCTTATACGCCGATGGTACTGCATGCGCAGGTGTGTGGGAGAGTAGGTAGTCGCCAGGATTTATTTTTTAGAACCCTTCAATGTTTTACGCTGAAGGGTTTTCTTATTTTAAACACATAAGGTGTATGGGAGTCCCGCTAAAATTAGAATCCGTTAGCAGCCGAATTTATTTTTAGAAAGACCTATTGATTTTCGGTAGAACTTTGTTGTTTTAAATACTTATGTGGTATAAAAAAAGCCTCATCAAAAGATGAAGCTTTACTTTTGTAAACTATACGCAATGTGTTCTATAATCTATTTATTTCTTTTCCGCCAAGATCATTAATTATACTTTGAGCAAGTGAGCTCTCATCTTTGCTAGAAATTGTTTCTGCGCCACTTGCTGCTTTTTTAGCAGATGATCTTTTCTTACTTACGTTGAATTTTAGCCGCTTACCGAAAACTTCTTTTGTCTTTGAGTCTAAATAAGTTTCGTTGCTTTTAATTATGTCTTCATCATCCGGGTGATCTACTTCCAAATGGATTTGATCATTTGCAAAATTTACAGGACTGGAATTAAACAACACAGAACCGAAAAATACTTTTTCACTCTTAACTTGATCAACAAAACTTTTCCATTGCTCAATAACATTTGGCAAATCGGAATCAGTTTTTGCCTGCGGAACAACAAACGATTCTACTTGCGGAATCTTAATTTCGCTTTGCAGAACCGGTTCAATATTCTTTATTGGACTTGCATTCTTAGCGCTAAACGGTTTAGCTATTTCTTGAACGGAAGAAGAACTGAAGGATGATTTAAATTCTGTTTTATCCAGCTTGGAAATTAAATCCGAAATAGTCGAAGAGCGCTCTAATCCTATTAAATGAACAAGAGCAACTTCCAATTTTAACTTTTGATTAGATGAGGTTTTTAGTTCATAAGAAGTTTTGTTTATGAAAGAGAGAATCCTCAAGAGATCACCTTCTGAAAACTTATCTGCGTAAATGATATACTTTTGTCTAAATATTTCAGCTCCTTCAATAAGGTTAATGTCTTTCCTGATCACAACAGTTAAAATATTTCTAAAGTGCTCTGTTAAACCATTTAGAAAATCAATGAAATTCCATCCGTTAGCGTAAATCTTTTGTGTTACTTCAAATGCGCTGGCAAAGTTCTTCTCTAACAATGAATAAGAAATATCAAAATAGACTTCTTCATCAATGAGATTAAACATTGCAGAAAGTTCGTTTGAATCAACCTTGTTACCGCTAAACGAAATTACTTGATCGAACAAACTCTGTGCATCACGCAAAGCTCCATCTGCTTTTTTGGCGATAAGACTTAAAGCCAGATCATCTATTTCAATACTTTCTGCAAGTGCAATCTTTTGAAGATGTGATTTGATTGCGGCAATTTCTATTCTGCGGAAATCGAAACGCTGGCAGCGGGAAATGATCGTTAAAGGAACTTTATGAATATCTGTTGTAGCGAAAATAAAAATTGTATGCTCGGGCGGCTCTTCCAGAGTTTTGAGAAGTGCGTTAAACGACTCAGTCGTAAGCATGTGCACTTCATCTATAATATAGACTTTGTAATTGCCTTTAGTAGGTGCATACTTAACAGACTCGCGCAACGTTCTAATCTCTTCAATCCTACGGTTTGAAGCGCCGTCAATTTCAATTATATCAAGAGTTTGTGAATTCAAAAATGATTCACACATTTCACATTTGTTGCAAGGCTCGCCATTAACCGGATTAAGACAGTTTAAAGTCTTAGCAAGAATTCTGGCGGTGGTGGTTTTGCCGCAGCCGCGTGGACCGGTAAATAAGTAAGCATGAGCAACACGCTTATTTATAATTGCGTTCTTTATTGTAGTGGTAATGTGTTCTTGTCCAACCACTTCACTAAAAGTCTGCGGGCGCCATTTTCTGGCGGTTACAACAAAATTATTTTCGCTCATATTTATTTTAGTATGTCTTTTAACGAATTAAAATTTAGTTTATCTGTAATTGCTCGGCAAATCATTTCCAAATACATCTTATCGTGCAAATTAAATGAAGCCGGTAGATGGCTATCAATATCGAGTACACCATGAATAGAACTATCATGAATTAACGGAACAACAATTTCAGATTTTGAGTTCGAGTCGCAAGCAATGTGTCCGGGAAAACTATCTACATCATCAACAATAATAGTTTCTCCAAGCTGAACTGAAGCGCCGCACACTCCGCTGCCAACAGCAATTGTAGTACACGCAACTTTCCCTTGAAATGGCCCAAGGTGTAGTTTGTTATTCTTCAATAAATAAAAACCAACCCAGCTAATTTTGGTAAATGCTTCTTTCAAAACAGCACTTACATTTGAGAGATTAGAAACAATCGGTTCTTCCGGATTCAACAGATATTCAATTTGCGGAATAGCCGCTTTGTAAATTTCAACATCAGAAAGGTTCTTATCTATTAAAACTGCTTCTGCCATTACTTCGATTTCTTCTTGTTTATCTTTTTAGAATTTTTCACAGTTGTAAAAACGTGAGGAACCGCTTCTTTAATAGTCTGAATTGGAATAATCTTCAGTCCTTGTTTCACTTCATCTTTTATTTCCGTTAAATCCTTCTCGTTGTCTTTAGGAATAAGAACAGTTTTAATTCCGCTGCGTCTTGCTGCCAAAAGTTTTTCATTCAATCCGCCTATTGCAAGAACTTTACCGCGCAAAGTAATTTCACCGGTCATTGCAACATCGCTGCGGGCTGGTTTTGCACTGAAAGCTGAGTACATTGCAAGCGCCATTGTAATTCCGGCAGAAGGACCATCTTTAGGAATAGCGCCTTCCGGAAGGTGAATGTGAACTTCTTTGCCTTTTGTAAAATTCGCATCAAGTCCAAATTCTTTTGCGTTAGAACGTAAATAACTAAGTGCGGCTTGAGCCGATTCCTTCATTACATTTCCTAACTGTCCCGTCAATGTAAGCTTTTCTGTGCCGGTCATAATTGTAGCATCTACTTGAAGAATTTCGCCGCCTACGCTTGTCCATGCTAATCCCGTAATACTACCAACGCGAACTTCTTTTTCAGCTTTTTGGGTTCTGTAGCGGGGAACTCTCAAATACTTTTCTATCGTCGCCTCATCAATCACAAATTTCTTGTTAGATCTAATTTTTTTACCATTTGTTGCTTGAGCAAGAACTATATCTCTGGCGGTTTTTCTGTAAACAGAAGCGATTTCCCGTTCGAGATTTCTTACACCGGCTTCACGTGTGTACTCAAGAATAATTTTTTTGATTGCTTCATCCTTGAAGTCAACATCAAATTTATCTAAACCGTGAGCAACAATTTGTTTTGGATTGATGTGCCGCTTTGCAATTTGAATTTTTTCATGTTCCAGATAACCGGGCAGCTCAATAATTTCCATTCTGTCTTGAAGAGGCAATGGAATATTGTAACGAACATTTGCCGTAGTAATGAACATCACCTGAGAGAGATCATAATCAATATCAAGGTAGTGATCGTTGAAAGTATGGTTTTGTTCCGGATCGAGAACTTCCAGCATTGCAGCCGATGGGTCGCCGCGGAAATCCATGCTCATCTTATCAATTTCATCAAGCAACATCACCGGATTAATACTCTTAGCTTTTTTCATGGATTGAACAATCTTGCCGGGCATTGAGCCAATGTAAGTTCTTCTGTGCCCGCGTATTTCGGCTTCATCACGAACACCGCCGAGCGAAATACGAACAAAATTTCTACCAAGCGCGCGCGCAATTGATTTGCCCAGCGAAGTTTTGCCCACGCCGGGAGGTCCTACAAAACATAGAATTTGTCCACGCATATTCTTTACAAGATTTAGTACCGCAATGTGTTCAACAATTCTTTCTTTTGGCTTATCTAATCCGTAATGATCTTCATCCAAAATTTTTCTTACGTTCTTAATATCAAGATGATCTTTGGTTTTTTTATACCAAGGAACATCTATCAACCAATCAAGATAATTGCGGAGAACGGTTGCTTCCGGTGAACTAGGCGGAGTTTTTCTCAACTTGTTAAACTCTTCAATCGCTTTCTCGTAAACTTGTTCCGGCATCTTCGCTTGATCAATGCGTTCTTTCAGCTTTATAAACTCCGGAGATGATTCTTCTTCATCACCAAGCTCATCTTGAAGAATTCTAATCTGTTCTTGTATGATAAACTTGCGCTGAGTTTTCTGAATGTTCTCTTGCACTTTTCCTTCAATCTCTTTTTCAATTTTCAGAATTTCAATTTCAGAATTGAGTATTCTGATAACTTCATAAAGCTGTTCAGAAAGCGTAAACTTTTGAAGAATTTTCTGCTTCACATCCATAGCCTGGTTGATATTGGCGGAAACGTAAAAAAGTTTGCGGTCATACTCATCAATGTTTTCGTAAGCGTTTACAGCTTCCGGCGGAATAGCTTTGTTCGATTTAACATACTCTTTAAATAAATTGGTTAGCTGTCTCATCAGGGCGTTCATCTCGCGCTTATCCTCATCAACCGGAGCTACTACTTCTATCTCAGCTTCAAAAAAGTTTGTTCTCTCAGTGTACGCTACAATTCTTCCTTGAATTATTCCATCAACTAAAATTTTAAGAAGTCCGTTTGGAAGTTTCAGAATCTGAATAATCTTGGCAATTGTTCCTTCAACATAAATATCTTCTTTGGCAGGTTCTTCAACATTGGCGCGCTTTTGAGCTGCAAGAAAAATGTATTTGGAGCCATCGAGCGCAAAATTTGCTGCCCGGATTGAAGTTTCCCTCCCGACGAGAACTGGAAAAATCATATAAGGGAAAATCACATTATCCCTCAACGGTAAAACCGGTAAAACTGCCGGTATGCTTTCGATTGTCGTTATATCAGAGCTTGACTTAATTACTTGATCGTTCATCTAATTTACTATCTCCGTAAATGCTTTTGTTTCAAATATACCAATAATGAATAGGGCTTACAAGGAAGCGATTTGTCCATTATTTTGTACTTGATCTTACTCTTAATCGTGATCTTGATCTGGAAATAAAAGGAAGAGTAAGATCATGTTCAAGAAGAAGCTCCGGGCATAATAGTCTATAATAGCATATTTTTGAACAAACAAATTTTGGAAATTAAATGCTTGATAAAGTGATTTACATTGCCCGTGAAGCCGGCGAAGTTTTACGCGGTGGTTTTGGAAAGAATTTTTCGATTGAATACAAAACTAACGTTGCTAATCTTGTTACCGAGTATGATAAAAAATCAGAAAAGATAATTATTGATTTTATAAAGAAAGAATTTCCAACCCACTCTGTTTTGGCAGAAGAAAGTGGAAGTCACGAATCTACCGGTGAATATTTGTGGGTGATTGATCCGCTTGACGGCACTACAAACTTTGCACACGGATTGCCGATATTTTCCGTTTCCATTGGCGTACAAAAAAACGGCGAAATGATCTGCGGAGTTATTTATGATGTTATGCGTGACGCGATGTATTCTGCTGAAAAGGGAAGCGGAGCGTTTTGCAACGGAAGAAAACTTAACGTAAGCACAAACGATGATTTACATAAAAGTGTTTTGGTAACCGGCTTTCCTTATAACGTGCACGAAAACCCGGATAATGCTTACGAGAGATTTGCGTCGTTTTTGCGGGTAGCGCGCGCGGTAAGAAGACTTGGTTCCGCTGCTATTGATATGTGTTACGTAGCTGAAGGTGTCTTTGATGGCTTTTGGGAAGTTTCGCTTAACGCATGGGACATGGCAGCGGGCAAATTATTAATTGAAGAAGCAGGAGGTATTGTAACGGATTTTCAAGGCAAACCTATGAACATTTTTGATAAGCAGATTTTAGCAAGCAACGGCAAAGTGCATAAGGCAATGATTGATGTAATGAATAATATGTAGTCTCTATTTCTAACTACAAAGTAATTACCGTTCTTCTTGAGTTGTGTAATCATTTGTTTAAAAAATAACCTATTAACTCCCTTCGTTATCACTAAATGAAATTCAGCAAAAAAACGTTGGATGAAATTCTTTTAATTTATAAATTGATAGCAAGTTATACTTTGAATAAGAAACCTTTCCACAAAAAATTTTAAGATACTTCTTACATTCTTAGAGGTTCTAATGAAAGATCAGACCTTTGCTGAAGAAGTAGAATTAGAGGTACCTCACGAAGCTTATCCAATCGAATGGTGGTTTTTCCAAGGAACAATTTCCTCTCAAGATGAACAGTATGAGTTCATGGTTTCCTTTTTTAGAATAAATGTGTCGCCAAAAAATGAACCCGTTAAAAGCGGCTATTCCGTATTACTTACTTTTCTAGATGTTAAAACCGGTGAAAATTATGTTCTGAGTCAGATTGATAATTCGATTCTTGATGGAATTTTTAAACGGATTGAACTTCTGGATGACTCTGAAGTGGATAGAGAACTTGCAAAAGTCCTATATCAGGAATTAAAAAAGCATGGACCGCCACGACCGATCAAACTTAGCGAAAGCTTTGCGGAAATAACGCAAACGCCATTAAAAATTAGCTGGAATGATTTATTAATACAGCAAATGGGAAATGAATTTCTACTTGATTTTTTTATCCCCAAAAACGAAAAGCATGTTTCAATCATTTTAAAACCGAAGTACTCGAGAATTCTTCTGGAAAGTGAAGAAAGAAATAAATCACTTAAAGGAGAAATGACTTACGCAACTTATCCGAGAATGAAACTGAACGGAATAATAAATGATAAAAAAGTAAACGGAGAGGCTTGGTTTGATCACCAGTGGGGAGACTACTGTTGGTTTGTGACAGATGACGCTAGCAAGAAAGTGCTTGGCTGGGATTGGTTTGGAATGAATCTTAGCGATGGAACCGATGTAATTATTTTAATTCATAAACACATGCGCACTAACGAAATAATTTTTGCAAGTGCAGTTGTTCATTCCAAAGAATCTCACTCTACTATTTACAAAGATGTTTCGGTTAAACATTTAAAATTTTGGGAAAGTCCAAAAACACATATTAAGTATCCGGTAATTTGCCAAATACATATTCCGGAATTTAATTTTGAGGCAATTTACGAACCGCTGATAGATGATCAGGAAATTATGATTATTGGAAACAGCAGAGCAATTTGGGAAGGCGCCGGTAAAGTAAATGGAAAGCTAAATGGAAGGGAAGTTTACGGCAGAGCAAGAGCTGAGTTTTACGGCTACGGTTACATTTTCGATTTCCAAAATTATTTACAAACCCTTGCTGATAGGGTTGACAAAAGGATTGAAGAATTTTTTCCAAAGAAATTTGAAAATGCCGACATTGAAAAATTTGTTGGCAAACCGTTCTGGCAGCATGAGCCGGAAGCATATTCTAAATTACTTGCCACACCGGTTTGGGATTTAATTTCCCGGCGGGGAAAAAGATGGCGCCCAATTTTTGGTATTCTGATGGTGGAAGCTCTCGGTGTTGCTTCCTTAAATTATGAAGCATCGGCTTGCCTGGCGGAGCTGGTTCACTCAGGCGCGCTAATTATTGATGACATAGAGGACAATTCACTTTTGAGAAGAGGGGAACAATGCCTTCATCTTAAATACGGACTCGATGTGGCAATCAATGCCGGTAACACACTTTACTTTTTGCCATCTGTGGAACTATTCAATCACAAATATCTGAGCGATCCGAAGAAATTGCGCATTCATGAAATAATGATGAAGACATATCTTCAAGCGCATTTTGGTCAAACTGTTGATATCTACTGGTCAAAATATTTGTCCGAAGAAAACCTAAAATTATGGATGAATGATTCGTTAGAAGAAAAGATTTTACAATTGTATGATTATAAAACTGCTGCGGGTGCAAAAGGTTTAGCGGAAGTTGCTGCCGTTATTGCCGAAGTTGATGATAAGATGAAACAAATATGCATTGATTACGCCCGCGCGTTTGCTGTTGCGTTTCAGATTGTTGACGATATTCACAACTTTAGTGATTCTCCGCGGTGGACAAAAGTCTGCGGCGAGGATATATCTTGCGGCAAATTAACTTATGTGATTGTTAGAGCCATTAAAAATTTGGAAAGTAAAAAAAGCAGCAGATTGATTAACATTTTATGCTCGCCGGAACAAAGAAAAAACGCTGATGCTCTTCAAGAAGGAATAGAACTTGTAAAAAATTCCGGTGCAATTGAAGAATGCAAAGAGAAAGCCAAGAAAATGAGTCTCGATGAAAATAGCCGCTTTGGTGAAAACATACCAAGCTGTGAACCTAAAATTATGCTCAGTATGCTATGCCTAAAAATGCTCGATCTCGCTTACGACACTTAATTGAACATGATTGTTTTTGAAGCAATAACAGATAGATGCAAAATTGCTATTGTTTCTAAACTTGGACAAACTAAAAGAATTGCGAGCAGTTTTTTCCGAAACTAACACAACAACAAATCATATTGATTAGGAGGTGGTTTATGAAAAAATCGTTTGTACTATTAACTGCATTGTTCTTATTCCTAACTGCAACATGTAGCCTATATGCACAATTTGGTTCAAAGGGTGTTACAGAAATGGGCGGTGCCATTTCATACTCAAGTTCTACCGCTGTTGCAAATGGTGAAACGGCAGACGAATCAACTTCACTGCTGAATTTTATGCCTTATGTTAATTATTTTGTAACGAATAACTTTTCGCTGGGTATTAGTCCGGGAATTAATATTGTTAAACTAGCCGGCTCGGATGATTCCATAACAAATCTTATGTTATTTGTTGTTCCGGGATATACATTTTCCAGCAACGGAAATGTTTTTCCTTTTGTGGAAGCATGGATTGGTTACACAGCGGTTACTTCCGACGCTGACCCGTTGGGAAGTGGAGAAAAACTTGACCTTAGCGGTATCAGTTACGGAGGAAAAGGAGGAATTAAATTGCTTGTTGGTAAAAGCGGATTATTAAATATTGGTATTTCTTATACAATGTACACTATGAATCCAAAAGGTGCCGACAAAAGAAACGGCTACAACAGTTTAGCGTTAGCAATGGGGTTCTCGGTTTTTATTAATTAAGTTGATTGAAGCCATCTCTGAAAAATGAGATGGCTTTTTTATGGATGAGCAAGAATAGAGAATTTTTGTTGTCTTGCGTGTCTTTGTTGAATTAGTTTTATTTGGTACAACCTCTTTGGGGATTTATGAAAAAACTTGTGATTGTATTATTCTTTTTCTTTTCTGCGCTTTCATTCGCTCAAACACGAGAAGAACTAAATTATTATCCGCTTCATGTTGGAGACTTTTGGCAATACCAAGGCACTGAAGTTTGGCCGGGTTCTCCGGGTAATCCAAGATCAAAATGGATTGCATACAAAAAAGTAATTAGTGATACAGTTCTTGCTGACGGGTTTAAATATTTCGTGATAAAAGAATACATTTTACCATATAAGTACTTTCCATTAGGGTACAAATATGTTCGTGTAGACAGTACAAATGGTATTGTCTACGGAATGAATTTTGAGCCGAATGTTGGAAAAATCGATAGTCTATTTGGAAAGTTTGGAGATTATATTTCTCGTTGTACAAAAGTTACAGCTTTAACTGAAAAGCCCTTTTTTGATGTTTTAAGGAAAGCAAGAAAAATTGAGCAAGTATGTATTAGTTCAACTTCTTACAGTGGGGCTGAATTTGGATTAGGTCTTGGGGAAGTGATGCGCTACTATACAGATATTTTTGTAACTCCGATTCATTATCAATGTGATCTTATTTACGCAAAAATTAATGGTAAAGAATATGGTACTTATGTTTCTGTGGAAGATGAAAAAACAATTCCAGCACAGTTTAGTCTTTCCCAAAACTACCCTAATCCGTTTAATCCGGAAACAACAATAAACTTTACAATACCAAATGTAGAGACGACCCGGCAGGTCGTCTCTACGACATTAAAAGTTTACGATGTACTTGGAAGAGAAGTTGCCACATTAGTTGACGAGTACAAGCAACCGGGAAATTACACTGTATCGTTTAATGCACGTCATCTCGAGCGAAGTCGAGAGATACCAAGCGGGGTTTATTTTTACCG